>Ga0076138_106_pt1 | contig 21400 bp, 13 predicted proteins | sample RifGroC2_FD_67724 | JGI IMG/M metagenome (GOLD analysis project Ga0076138, IMG submission 67724) | Parcubacteria (Azambacteria) bacterium GW2011_GWC2_43_27
GATAAAATGGGCGCCGCCTATTATGTGCGCACCGGCACCGATGAAGCGACCGACGCCGGCTATCTGGCGACTAGCGCGGGCATTGACAATCGCCGCGCGGAAATAATTATTCAGGCGATTCTTGACGAATATCGCAAGATTAAAACCGTAAAAGTCAGCGGAGACGAATTGAATAAAGCGAAAGAACATATGGAAGGCGGGTTGGCATTAAGCATTGAAACATCGGATGAACTGGCGAGCTTCTATTGTTTTCAGGAAGTTTTAAAAAATGAAATTTTAACTCCGGAAGAAATAATAGAAAAAATTCATGCCGTTACGGTGGATGATATTTTGGAGGTCGCTCAAGATATTTTCCGGCCGGAAAAATTAAATTTAGCGATAGTCGGGCCGTTTCAGGATTCCGACGCCTTTGCCAATTTATTAAAAATATAGTATAGTCAGGCCATAATACTCTTGTTATGGCGGTAAACAAAAGAACAACTATAGAAATCTCGCCCAAAACCATTTTTTTGGTTCTTGGCATCGGCATTTTGGCCGCGTTGCTTTATTTCGTGCGCGACATTCTCGCGATGCTGCTTTTTGCCGTTATTATCTCTTCCGCTCTGAAGCCGTTAGTCGATTATTTGTATGATAAAAAAATTCCCCGTCTTCTGTCTCTGATAGCGATTTATTTGCTGTTTGTGGTGGTTTTTGCGGCTCTGATTTATATTCTTTTGCCGCTCATTCTCGACCAAGTGCGCGATTTTTTCCAAAATTACCAAACATATTTCGGGCAGATAGAAGAAGTGGTGGGAACCATTACATTTTTGCCGGGTCTTTCCGGAAATGTTCACGATTTACTGGTTCAATTAACGGAACAAATCCCGAATTTCGCTTCATTGCTTTCTTACGCATCGTCAATTTTCGGCGGCATCGCTTCTCTTATGATTGTTTTGGTCGTTTCTTTTTACCTCTCGCTGTCGCGCAACGCTCTGGATGATTTTTTGAAATCAATTATGCCTCCGCAATTTGAGGCCTATGCTCACGGTCTTTGGATGCGCGCCCAGAAAAAAATGGGCCGATGGTTGCAAGCCCAGATTCTTTTAAGTTTTATTATAGCGGTCGTTGTTGGTGTCGGGCTTTGGATTTTGGGAGTTAAATACGCCTTTTTAGTGGCGTTGGTCGCCGGGGTCTTGGAAATTGTGCCTTTTGTGGGCCCTATTGTGGCCGGCGGCTTGGCGACACTTTTGGCGCTTTCTCAATCAACGGCGCTGGGGTTGTATGTCTTGGTTTTTTTTATCGCCGCTCAACAACTTGAAGGGCACATTCTTGTGCCGTTGCTGATAAAAAAATTGGTAGGCCTGAATCCGGTCGCCGTTATTTTGGCGTTGCTTGTCGGCGCGAAACTCGGCGGTATTTTAGGGGTTTTTCTCGCCGTGCCGTTGGCGGCGGTAGCCGATGAATTTTTTGACGATTTGGCGAGAAGAAAATCTCTTGTAGAACATCCACAGGTTTAACTGATTGCCATGAGGAAAAAAATTCCTATTGCCGCAATTTGGGTTGCGACGCCCGGCCAGAAATTGCGTTCGGTTTTTTTGAAGATGTAATAATGGATGAATTCCTGAAAATCAAAATTCCATTTAATCGGTCGCCATTTGGTTATCCAGTACAGTAAACTAATCGCGTCCGGCAAAATTCCGAAAAAAGCGCCGATTAAAGCCGATGTGATATTCAAGTTTTTATAGAGGCCTATTAGCATTATCAACAAGATGAGTCCCGCCAATCCGTCAATGGCGACTTTGCCCAATTCTCGCCAGAATTTTTTATTTTTCACAAACCCCTTGTCGGTTTTGACGCGCGACTGGAACTCTTCGGACAAATAGTCCCAATGAGGAATCGCGTCCAAAACATAGTGGCTGGCAAGGCCGATGATGGCCGCTAAAAAATAATTTTGGGTTTCGGAACCCAAAATTCCTGCGATGATAATATGAGAAGCCAATATCATTTGATAATGGTTATTATTGTATGCTAATTTTAACGCATGAACAAGTTTTTCGTAACAACTTCCATTCCTTACGCCAACGCGCCGCCGCATATCGGGCACGCTTTGGAGTTCGTTCAAGCGGATGTTTTAGCGCGCTATTGGCGCTCTGCGGGCAAAAAAGTTTTCTTTTTGACCGGCGCCGACGAACATGGCGTGAAAATCGCGAGAAGCGCGCAAAAAGCGGGCGTGACGCCGGGTAAATTCGTCAACAAAAATACGGCCGAATTTAAAAAATTAATTCGGCTTTTAGCGATTTCCAACGACGATTTTATTCGAACCACCGATAAAAAAAGGCATTGGCCCGGCGCTCAAAAATTATGGCTGCGGCTTATTGAGGCGGGCGACATTTACAAGAAAAATTATAAAGGACTTTATTGCGTCGGCCATGAAGCGTTCGTTACGGAAAAGGATTTGGCGGGCGGAGTTTGCGCCATTCATAAATCAAAGCCGGAAGTTATTGAGGAAGAAAATTATTTTTTTCGCCTTTCCAAATATTCCAAAATCATTGAATCAAGAATTAAGAATAATGAATTGAGAATAATCCCGGCGTCGCGGAAAAACGAAATTTTGTCATTGTTAAAACAAGGGCTGGAAGATATCAGTTTTTCTCGTCCGAGCAAGGACTTGAGTTGGGGAATCCCGGTTCCGGGCGACAAAACGCATACGATGTATGTTTGGTGCGATGCTTTGTCCAATTACATTACTGCCATCGATTATGCCGAAGAAAACGATAAATTTAAAAAATGGTGGCCGGCCGATGCCCAAATTATCGGCAAAGATATTTTGCGTTTTCACGCCGCCATCTGGCCGGGCATGCTTTTGTCGGCCGGATTGCCGCTTCCGAAAGAAATTTTTGTCCACGGATTCATAACCGCGGGCGGTGAGAAAATGTCAAAGACCATTGGCAATGTTGCCGATCCTTTTGGGATTATCAAAAAATACGGCGCCGACGCCTTGCGATATTATTTGCTCCGCGAAATACCGCCGGCGGGAGACGGCGAATTTACCGATGAAAAATTCAACGAACGCTATAATGCCGATTTAGCCAAAGGACTGGGTAATTTATTTTCGAGAGTGCTGACATTGGCGCAAAAAGGAAAGATCTCGCCAATCGAAAATCCAAAGTTCGCGCTGGAAATAAAAAAGACGGAAAAAATATTGAAGCAATTAATGATTGATTTTAAATTTAATGAGGCCTTGGAGAAAATTTGGCGGCTGATCGCTTTAGGCGATAAATATATCGATGCCAAAAAACCGTGGTCATTGGATCCGAATTCCAAAGAATTTAAAAAAATCATTGGCGAACTTTTGTCTTTAATCGCGGCAATCGGAAAATTACTGGCTCCATTTTTGCCTGAAACAGCCGGCAAGATATCAAAACATATTGCTGGTGGAAAGATCGCAACCTTATTCCCGCGGTTAAAATAATATGAAGCGGCGCGGCAAACCGCCGACAATAGCAAGGCGCTTTTTAATATTGACTGATATCGGGCGGTTATTATGGGATGGGCAAGAGAAAGAAGAAAATTGAAAACCAAAATTTAATTCTTAATTTTAATCTTCATTTACTTGCGATCGCTGGTTGGGGAGGATGATTGTAATTGATTAAAGCGATTTTTTCAATTACAATGAATCACAATAAACACTATGTATAACGCGGTAAAAATTGAGAAAAAATGGCAAAATATTTGGGAAAAATCCGGCGCATATAAAGTCAAAGATAAAATAAGCGGGCGGGATAATTTCTATCATTTGGTAATGTTTCCGTATCCGTCGGGCAATCTCCATATGGGGCATTGGTACAACTATGCCCCGGCCGATGTCTACGCGCGCTTAAAAAAAATGCAAGGATTCAATGTTTTGAGTCCGATTGGGTTTGACGCCTTTGGTTTGCCGGCGGAAAATGCCGCCATTAAAAACAAAATTCATCCGCGCGCGTGGACCAATAAAAACATCGCGACGATGAAAAAACAGTTCAAATCAATAGGGGCCGTTTATGATTGGTCTCGGGAAATTATTACCGCCGATCCGGAATATTACAAATGGACCCAGTGGATGTTTCTAAAAATGTATGAAGCCGGCTTGGCGTATAAAAAGAAATCTTTGGCTAACTGGTGCCCCGAAGATCAAGCGGTGTTAGCCAATGAGCAGGTAGTGAATGGGCGTTGTTGGAGGCATCCGGACACTCCGGTGATTCAAAAAGAAGTGGACCAATGGATGTTTAAAATTACCGATTGCGCCGATGATTTGATAAAAGATTTGGACGGACTGGATTGGCCGGAGCGCACTAAATTAATGCAGAAAAACTGGATAGGAAAATCGGAAGGCGCCATCATACAATTCGCGATTCATGATTCGCAATTCATTATTCCCGTATTCACAACGCGACCGGATACGCTTTTCGGGGCGACATATATGGTATTGTCGCCGGAGCATCCTTTAGTCGAAGAAATAACAACCAAAGAACAAAAGAAGGCGGTGCGTCGCTATGTTGCCGATACGCGTCTTAAGTCGGAATTGGAGAGAATGAGCGCGGAAAAAGAAAAAACCGGGGTCTTTACCGGCGCTTGCGCCGCTAATCCGATTAACGGCAAAGAAGCGCCAATTTGGATATCGGATTATGTTTTAATGAATTATGGCACCGGCGCGATTATGGCCGTGCCGGCCCATGACGAGCGCGATTTTGAATTTGCGAAAAAATTTGATATTCCGGTTGTAAAAGTTATAGATGAAAAAGATCGCCTGATTGATTCCGGGGAGTTTACCGGCATGGCGGTATCCGAAGCGAAAGAAAAAATAACGGCATGGTTGAAGAAAAAAAATCTTGGCGATTTTTCCATACAATATAAATTGCGCGATTGGATAATTTCTCGCCAGCGTTATTGGGGCGCGCCGATTCCGATTGTATATTGCGATCGATGCGGCGCGGTGCCAGCGCCGGAAAAGGATCTACCAATAAAATTACCGCCATTAAAAAATTTTCAACCGGTCGGCGGCGGCAAATCGCCGTTGGCTCGCGCGGCAAGTTTTGTGAATACCAAATGTCCAAAGTGCCGCGGCAAGGCGGTGAGGGAGACGGATACCATGGATACTTTTGTTGACTCTTCATGGTATTTTTTACGCTATACGGATTCTAAAAATAAAAAACGATTTGCTTCCGATAACAAATTGAATTCTTGGCTGCCGGTTGATATGTATGTCGGAGGCGCCGAACATGCGGTGCTGCATCTGCTTTACGCCCGCTTTTTTGTGAAGGTCTTAAAAAAATTAGGATATGTAACATTTAATGAGCCATTTAAGGCATTGCGCCATCAGGGTATTATTCTTGGTTCCGACGGTCAAAAAATGTCAAAATCAAGGGGTAATGTGGCCGATCCGGATGATTTAGTCGGCAAATATGGCGCCGATGCCATTAGAATGTATCTGTGTTTTATGGGGGAATATAGCCAAGGCGGGCCATGGAGTCCCACAGGCGTTTTGGGCATTACAAGATTTTTGGAAAGAATATATAATAAATTTTTCACTCTGCGGGTGACCACCCGAAAGGTGGCAAATTCTAATAAAGAACTTACTAAATTACTACATCGGACGATAAAGAAAGTGGGAGAGGATATCGAAAATTTCCGCTTCAATACGGCTGTCAGCGCGCTGATGATTTTGTTTAATGAAATGGAAAGGAAGGACATTTCAAAAAATAATGCGGAAACATTTTTGAAATTGCTGGCGCCGTTCGCGCCGCATTTCAGCGAGGAACTTTGGGCGATATTGGGGAATAAAAAATCAATCCATTTGGAATCTTGGCCGAAATATAAGTCGACGCTTCTTGAAGAAGGGGACTATGAATTGATTATTCAAATCAATGGCAAGACGCGCGACAAGATCAAGGTCTCAAAAAATATGGGGCGTCTCGAACTCGAAAAATTAGCGCTATCGCGCGAAATTGTTAAAAAATATGTCGACAATCAAACTGCCAAGAAGATAATTGTCGTTCCAAATCGCTTAATCAACATCGTGTTGTGAAATAGCCGTTTTTTAGCCCTGGTAGCCATATTTCGGGCGGGGGCAGACATTGAATTATGAATCATGAATTGTGAATTATGGATAATAAATCTAAATAATAAACAGTGATAGAAGAATCGAGGAAAATTAAATTATTATGGGCGTTTTAAAATGATTTTTAAATCCTAAACACTAAACTCTAAATACTAAACAAATCCCAATGATCGAAATTCAAGGTGCAAAACAATATAATTTAGAAGACAGAACATTTATGTTTGCTATGAATGTTAGGGAATTTGTTAAAAAATTACCAAAGACAATTTCCAATATAGAGGATGGTAAGCAAGTGATAAGATCTTCTGGCTCAATCGGCGCTAACTACATAGAGGCCAATGAATCACTGAGTAAAAAAGATTTTATTATGAGGGTAAAAATTTGTCGTAAAGAAGCAAAAGAGACCCGCTATTGGTTGGGATTAGTTAGTGTCGAGTCGGAAGATGAAAGAAAAAAATTAACTATGGAAGAAACTGAATTGATGAAAATATTTGGTTCGATATTGGAAAAATACAAATAACTTGTTTGGAAAATTTAATATTTGAATTTTAAAATTGTTTAGAGTTTAGATATTGGGGTTTAGAATTTTATACTTGTAATTAAGAATTATTAGTTGCAAGGCCATATCGCATTTATTTGGCTTTGTGTAAATAAAAAAACGCGATTATTTCATTTAATATCTATTTAATTTTAGCAAATAAGCGGTTAATTTAGTGATTTTAGTTCAATTTTAGTCGAATTTTTCTAAAAAGCGCCGAAGTAAAATGCTACATCGGGCTTTTTTTGCTTTATAGAAGCGCTTTTTAGGGCAATTTTATACGGGCTATTTTTAACCAAAAATTACCGCCGATATGACTGAAGTAATTTTTGGTTTTCTTACCAAAAAATAACACTTCAATTTGCTATAATTTACTTAGTGATCTGATATCAAATCAACCTGATCTGATAACAGATCAATAAGAGTAATTTGAGTATAAAACGAATTTTAGAAAATACATGACAGATAATTTTCCGGAAATAAAAAATTCCCGCCCGAACGACAGTTCAGTCGGGCGGGTCAAAGAAAATCAGCAATACATTCCGCTCTCAGAAGCCGGAGAATTTTTGGGGACTTCTCGCGATTACATGAATGTCTTGGTGAGAAGAGGAAAATTGCGCGCGATAAAACTTGGGCGCAACTGGTTTACCACGAATGAATGGCTGGCGGAATATCGGAAGCCGCCGGCTTCCGTTGTTGATGAATTAAAAAAACAGTTGGCGCTGGAGAAAGAATCAAGCATTGAAAAATCGGCGTTCAGGAATTTTGAAATTTCCAAGAAGACGGCCGATTTTATCGCCTCTCAAGAAATCGAACTTCCTTCCCGCAAACTTGAATCGGAAGAAAAATCAAAAATTCTTGAAGCGGCCAACGAACAAATCAAATTAAACGACGCGGCGCGGTTGCAAACCGATTCGGAATGGATCGGCGCGCCGAAAGCGTTATCAAACTGGCCGAGTGTAAGATTTTTCTTGACTTCCGGATTGGCAGTGATAACTTTGGTTGTTTCATTGGGATTGGTGGCGGGAGTCAATATGGGAAAATATTCCCCCTTCGGGGGATCTCCCGAAGGGAGACAAGCGGCGATTTTTTCCGATAGTTGGAAGGATTTTTCAAACGACCTGCCGGCTTTTTCAAATTGGCTCGCCTCGGGAGTCGATAAAACTATCGCGTTTTTGAAACCGAAAAAGCAATCTTCGGAATTAGCCACCGAGGATTTAAAACCGGCGGAGTCAAAAATCGCCGCCCCGGAAGAGTCCTTTCCGTCGGTCAATACTTTAGCGGACGCCGAAGCGCTGGATTCTTTTGTTGAGTCGCCTATTGCCGCCGACACGGAAATTCGAGAAGGAAAAATAAAAAGTTCCGGCGGCAGTTCGACTGCGCTCACCGCAGGGGGTAATTTTTCTGTTTTTGAGAATCGCCTTTCTGTCGTTGAGGCGAATTTGGAAGATCAGGCGAATTTTGTCGGTTCGGAATTGTCTCTCCAGAAAAAAACGATTCTCGGCGCGCTGGACGCTCTTTTCAATATCGCGAAATTTACTCCGACATATCCGCTGTCGACAATGGTGGTTCAAGGAGCTCCCGCCACTCTCACAACTTATTCAATCGCCCCCCAAGTCCAATCAGGTTTCGATCGTCTTTCGGCAACTTATTTGCATTTGGCAAGCAACGCCGAGATTAACGGATCGTTAACCGTCAAGTCCGGCGCCACTCTCAGTTCCCTTTCAGTGACCACCGACGCCGCCATTCTCGGCAACGCCACCATCGGCGGGACGCTTGCCGTTACCGGCGACACTTCTCTAAGCAATTTAACTCTTACCGGAACTCTCAACGCTCTCAACAGCCAATTTAATATGAATAGCGCTTCTTCCACTTACGCCACTTTGACAAATCTTTGGTCAACAAACGGAACAATAACGAATTTAACATCCACTAATGGAACGATTACCAATCTTATTCAAACAAACGCCTCCTCAACTTATTCCACGATTTCCGACACGGCTTGGATAAATAAATTGGCGATAACCGGCGCCGCCACTTCAACATTCAATAATCCCATAACTTCTTTTTCCGGAAATTTCATAGTCGCCGCTGATTCGGCGAACAATTTATTGCTTAATCCATATGGAGGCAATGTGGGCATCGCTTCAACTTCGCCTGCGGCCACGCTCGGCGTAAACGGCACGGTATCAATTACGAGCGACTTGACGGTTTCCGGCAATTCGAATTTTTCCAATCTATCGACTTTCGCCAACTCTTCCACGACCAACGCGACTTTGACGAATTTCTGGTCCACTAACGGAACTATTGCGAACGGGACCATTACCAACGCCTCCACCACCTATGCCACCCTTCCCACCTTCTGGGGAACGACGGGGAATGTTTCCGAACTGACAGTTACCAATTCAACAACCACAAGATTGTTCGCCACCAACGGAACCGTAACGGAATTTAATTTCACCAACGCCACGGGAACGCGACTGTTTGCGACAAATGGAACCATCACCAACGCTTCAACGACATATTTAACAGTTTCAAACAATCTCTGGGGCGATGTTTCTAAATTTTCAACATCCGTCCAGTCGCCATTGATCTGGAATAATGGAACTCTTACCGCCTCCACCACCGGCGCCAATCCGTTGATTTTCGCCACAAACAGTTCCGAAAGAATGAGAATTGATGAAACCGGGAAAATTTTTATCGCGACAACGACAATTCCTTCCGGCTATGGATTTAATATTGCCACATCAACTTTCACCTACGGCAATCAATTTATTTCCGGAGGACTGGGCGTTGGTGTTGCCACAACAACTGGCGGCGCCATTCAAACATCGGGCGATGTTTCCGTGGGCGGCAATCTTTTTGTTTCCGGCAATTCAACGACCATCGGCGCTTCCACCGCCGATACTCTGGTCGTCAATTCTTCCGTCGGCTCCAATTTAGTGCCGAACATCAATAATCAATACAATTTGGGCTCGGCGGCATATTATTGGGGCACTTTGTATATTGACACTATAAATTCCAATATGGTTATGGGAGCGTCTTCCACCCTTTCCGGCACTCAATCAAGCGACTTTACCCTAAACACCGATAATGCCACGGTTGATACGCAAGATATGAATCTGATTTTTTTCAGAGGCACCGTTCCGCCCAATGCGGTTATTTCCTGGAATTCAGCCGCCAATAAAAAGAGATTTGAATTCAATCAAGCGATGTACATTAAAGACGGCAACGCCTCTACCACCAATCCGACATTTACGATTCAGTCCGTCGCCAACCAGACCGCCAACGCTTTTCAAATCATTGACAATAATTCTGCCGCGTATTTTTCGGTCAATCCGGTTGGAAGCAATACAATGATGGTCAACGCCTCCACCACCTACGCCACTCTTCCGACATTTTGGGGCACCTTGGGAAATGTTTCGGAACTGACGATGACCAATGCCACCTCGACGAGATTGATGGCAACCAATAGCACTTTAACCAACGCTTCCACCACTTACGCCACCGTCTCCGACACGGCTTGGATTAACAATCTGGTCGCCACCAACGCCACCACTACGACATTCAGATCCAGTGGCTTAGCGACATTCGGAGGGAATGTAGGGATTGGGACCACCACTCCAATTACCACATTCGCGGTTAATGGCAACGGATATTTCAGCGACGCCTTAGGCGTTGGTGTTCTCAATACCGCCGCCAACACATTCAGAGTCGGCCAATGCGTTACCGGAGACACAAAACTTAGGCGAAGGCGAAAGAAAAAATCGAAAAAAAATTCCGATGATAATGAATATGTCTATGACGAAATAGAGATAAAAGATGCAAAAGCCGGAGACGAAATCCAGTCCCTTGACGAAAAAACAGGCCAACTGGTTTGGAGCAAGGTAAAAAGGTTGGCGTATATGGGGATTAAGCCGATTTATAAACTTATCACTTCTTCCGGAAAAACAATCCGGACAACCGGCAATCATCCGTATTTTGCGAAAATATCTGACTCGGAATTGCCAAAGAAAAAACAAAAACTTTTCCGTTTTGAAATTGACCAATCCGTTCGCGTTGAAGAATTGAATAAAGACACCATCATTGGTTTGGCGAATATCGAATTTTCATATACGGCGGTCATATCTGCGAAAGTCAAACGAAAGTTATATGAAGTGTACCGTCTCCAAGGCAAGCGAAAACAATTTGCTCCGCGCGTGTTCGCGGCGGCGATTGTCGCGACTATGCAAAAATCCGGATACAAATTTCACGATATTATCGTCGACATTGAATATCCGGGATACGAATTGGAAATCGCCAAAACTGTCAATGCCGCATTCCCCGATTTAAATGTCTACTTTGGAAGCATCGGCAAGAAGTCGGTTGCGCATTATGTTGCGTATGGGGTGCATATCCGCAGAATAAAAGAAAACATTTCTATTAGAATTGATGATTTATTGAACGCAACAAAAAATGATCCCAGAACTGTTACACATCTGAACGAAAGTCAGACGATTCGCAGCCCACTTGGATCACTGAGTGCCAGTATATCAAATGATAAAAATGCTGTCAAGAACGGCCTGTGGACAAAAGTTGAAATGCTGTCCGCCGGGATGGAGATGGCGATTGCCGGAAATAGCAAGGCGATTTGGGACAAGATAGAAACGATTGAACTTCTGCCGGATGAAGAAGTGTTCGATATTGAAATTGAAAATACTCACAATTTTATCGGCAACGGCATTATCGCCCACAACACCGCCTTCATCGTTGACTCTAACGGAAATGCGGGCATCGGGACGACCACCCCCGGTTCTCTTCTCTCCGTTCACTCAACGGGCAACACTTATCTTGGCGGCAATTTAACGGTCTCGGGAAATTCTTCTCTATATTCCGCCTCAACCACCTACGCCACCCTTCCGACATTCTGGGGGACAACCGGAACCGTAACTAATCTAACTTCTTCCAATGTTTCCATCACCGGAGGAACCATCACCGGCATCACCGATCTTACCGTATCCGACGGAGGCACCGGGGCTTCCACTCTTCTTGACCATGGCGTTCTTGTCGGTTCGGGAACCGACGCCATCACCGCTTTAACGGTCGGAACCAACGGACAACTTCTGGTGGGCTCGACCGGAGCCGATCCCGTGTTTGCCACTCTCAATTGCGCCAATGGCCTTACTTGCGCCACGGGAGCGGGAACCTTGCAGGTGGATTTTGACGGAGGCGATTCTCCCGGCGGTTCTCTCGGCGGCACATGGGCAAGTCCCACGATTGACGATTTGTTCATTCTCAACACCGGAGATGTGGGAACCGGGAGTTATACATTCCCTAACGCCTCGACCACCTATCTGACCGTCGCCACCAACGGCTGGGTTAATGGAAACGCGATCATCTCCAACGCCACCGGCAACCAAACTCAATTGGCCGCTTTCAGCGGAACCAACACCATCACTCCCACCTCGACTATTGGAATGGGAATGGTCTCGGGATTGGGAACCATGGCTTCGCAGAACTCCAACAATGTTTCCATCACCGGCGGCTCCATCACCGGCATCACCGATCTAACTGTTGCCGACGGAGGCACGGGAGCGTCGACATTGACCGGATTTCTCTACGGCAACGGAACTTCTCCCATTACGGGAACCACCACGCCTTTCTTTACCGGGTTTTCCACCGTCAACGCTTCGACCACCAATCTGACCGCCACAACGACCTATCTCACCGTCTCCAACAACATCTTTCTTCCCAACGGCGTCATTACCAACGCCAATCTGGCCAATTCCACCATTAGCGGCATAGCGCTCGGTTCCAACTTGGCCACCCTCACTTTCGGCACTTATCTTACCGGCACTTCCTACAACGGCTCTACGGCGATAACCATCGCCACCAACGCCACCAACGCCAACACCGCCTCAACCATCGTGGCGCGGGACGCTTCGGGCAACTTTACGGCCGGCGCTATTACGGCCGCTTTAACGGGCAACGCTTCAACCGCCACCACTTTACAAACCGCCAGAAACATCAACGGAGTGAGTTTCAACGGCTCCGCCGACATCACCGTTACGGCGGCGGCGGGGACTCTGACGGGAACCGCTCTTAACGCAACGGTGGTGTCTTCTTCGCTTACTTCCCTGGGGACTATCGCTACCGGCGTGTGGAATGGAACAACTATCGCCGTCGCCAATGGAGGCACGGGAGCGTCGACGCTAACCGGATTCCTCTACGGCAACGGAACTTCTCCCATTACGGGAACCACCACGCCTTTCTTTACCGGGTTTTCCACCGTCAACGCTTCGACCACCAATCTGACCGCCACAACGCCACTCTGCCGACATTTTGGTCTACCACGGGAACCATCGGAACTCTTAATCTCACCAACGCTCTTACTGCCGCCAATGGAGGCACGGGAGCGACCACTCTTACGGGCCTTCTTCAAGGAAACGGAACTTCCGCCATTACCGCCATTACCGGAACGGCGGGACAGATTCCGTATTACAACGGAACCAACACTCTGCTTGCCACTTCAACGATATTTCTTTCAACGGCGAGCAACGTCGGCATCGGGACGACGGCACCAGGGACGAAGTTACAAATATCAGAAACAAGTTCTGGTGCAGTTACAACTCCTCTACTTTTAACCAGTAACGGTCAGAGCGTTGATGGGTCAGGCGTGGCGATAGGTTTTAGTCCCTTTGATGAATCGGTCGCAATTACAACTGCTAAAATCATAAGTTATAGAAAGGGTTCCAATGACTACCCGTTGACGTTCCAAGTTTGGGATGGAGTTTCTGCTTTAGCGGAAAGGATGAGAATAGATAACACCGGCAACGTCGGCATCGGGACGACGGGGCCAAACACAAAGTTTGAAGTGTGGAATACTGTCGGCAGATATACTCGCACGGGGATAGGTGGAAGTACGTTTTATGTAAAGCATAATGACAATAGTCTTATAGACAGTCTCATTCTAGAAAATACGCAAGCCCTGACGGACTATGGGACTGGAATATTGTTTAATTTAGGTTATGACGGCACACAAGATGCGGCAGGAACTACAGTCGCCGGAGGCAGAATATCCGTAGCACAAGAAGGAACATGGAGCTCTACGGCCTCTACCCAAGATTCTTATATGGTGTTTAAAACTGCTTTAGATGGATCAGTTGCGGAAAAGGTCAGAATAACAAGCACTGGCAACGTCGGCATCGGGACGACGACTCCCACCACCAATTTAACAATCTCCACCGCAGGGGGCACTGCCAATGTCGCGGTGACCAAGGGATGGCTCTGCGTTGACAACGACGGAGGGTGTATTGGAGGGACAGCTGGAACGATTTATTATGTCGCCTCCGCGACCGGCAATTCCGATATTGCGGAAAATTATCGGTCGCAGGAAACATTGGAAGCGGGGGAGATAGTTCAGATTAAGACGATTCCAGGAATACTCCCTCCGCCTTCGGCGGATTCCTCGATTCCTGGAATCAATTCAGATTTCCAAATAGAAAAGGCGACTTCCACTTCGCAGACGATTATCGGAATTATTTCTACCGCGCCGGGAAATCTGCTTGGCTATAATGTCGAAACGGCGAGCACATCGTATCCAGTCGCGCTTTCCGGACGGGTGCCGGTGAAGGTTTCTTTGGAAAACGGACCCATTGCGGTCGGCGATAGGATTTCCGCTTCTTCGGTCGCGGGAGTGGGGATGCGAGCATCTTCGACAGGATCATGGCAAGCGACGGTGGGAATGGCGCTGGAGGGGTACGATGGGACGCAGTCGATTCCTGGAATCAATGCGGGGAAAATTATGGTTTTCGTGAGTTTGGGATCGCCGAATCTGGCGGCGGCGCGGGGAACCGGAGAGTTGAGTCAGTTGGTTCAGTTTAATCAGGATGTCAATGTGAACGGATTTGCGCTGTTGAATGTTAAATCCATAACGGGAATGAACGGGCTGTGGAGAATCGACGAAAACGGCAATATCACGGCGCAGAGCGTGGAGACCCAGAAATTGACCGTCGGCGGAGGAAACACTTCGGGAATCACGGTTTACGACCGCCAGACCTCCGCTCCCAAGTGCATATATATAGAAGGCGGGGCGATTATGAGTTCGGACGGAGCGTGTGGTTCGACTACGCTCACCACGGGCGGGACAGAGATTGTTTCGGCGAGCGACCCAGTTTTAACGCCCCCGATTGAGCCGGTGGCGACCTCGACGCCGGAAATTTTGCCTGTTGAAACAACAACATCCACTGAACCGATTATCATTGAAACGGCGACCGGCACGCCAGAAATTTTGCCAACAATTGAACCGACAGCGGCGACAACAACTGCCACATCAACTCCATAATTTTGAAAATTAAATGCCAAATTTTATTAAAAACTTTTTACAGAAAATTAGTGAAAAAACCGCTGCGTTTCGTATCACGATTAGCCGTGAGATAGCCAGATTTTCCAAAACTCGTGAGATTTTGACCCCTCAAAGTGATGAGATTCCTCGTGATACAAGCGCCGGCAACGCCGGTTGCAACATCGGCCTAGAGAAAGCGGCAAGTTTTTGCCCCTACTGCAGCTCTAAAGAGTTTGTGAAGCGAGGCACCCGCAAAAAAACGCTTGAAATAGTCCAACTTTATCTGTGTCGGAATTGCAATCGCACTTTCACTTCGCAATTTATAAAAGGCAGGCATTTTCCGATGAACTTGGTTATTGAAGGCCTGAATTATTATAATTTGGGATTCGGATTGGAAGAGACCTGTAAAATGCTTCATCAAAAATTCAATGCCAGTCCGGAAGCGTCCACACTGGGGAATTGGATAGAAAAATATTCGGAACTTTGTAAATTTTCCAGGTTAAGACCTTACGCGGTGAAATGGGCGCAGAGGGAATTAAGGGATAAGGCGCAAAGCGCGGACAATATCGGCGCTGCGATGGTTGAAACCACCAGCATGGCGCACCGCCAGATTTACCGGTTCCGCTATCACCGCGCCAAAATGAAAATTCTTTTGGAGGATTATAAACATCGCAACTTCGGCCCGCTCAAAGAATATCTGGACGCGGTTTCAAGCGAAACTCCTCATCAATATTTTCAAGACGGCTTAAGGATTTCCGAAATTAAAACCAAATTTGACAAGGCCCAGATGATTATCAGAAGCAAACATAATTATGCCAATGAATTAGCAAAATTTGTCCTTCAGGCGGTTAAGGAAAATAAATTTAGGCATGAGGCCCTCCAAAGATTTTTTATCGCCAATGACTCGGTAACCATTGCCTCCGAAGTTCCGGTTTACATAAAAAAGGAGGATATCGAGCATATGCAGAATCAATTAAATTTCAAAATAACGGAGGACTTGAAAAAATTTGAAAATAAAGACGGAAAAATTTTGATGACCGGCCATATCGACTTAATCCAGGTGCGCAACGGCATGATTCATCTTCTGGATTTCAAGCCGAACGCGGGCAAAGAGAAACCGATTGAACAATTGACTTGGTACGCGCTCGCTCTGTCGCGGCTTACGGGCCTGCGGCTGTACGAATTCAAGTGCGGATGGTTCGACGACAAGGATTATTTCGAATTTTATCCATTGCATGTGGTTTATAAAATGAAAGACAGGAAAAAGAGAAAAATTAGGTTCAAGAGCGGGGATTCGGTCGAAATTCCCGAGAGAAACGAGATAAAAATGATATGAAAACATTCACGGTAAAAAAGCCAGTTCACAGTTTCAGAGATTTGGAAGTTTATCAGAAAACGATGGAAGCGTCGGTTGTTGTGGCTAAAAATTTAAAAACCAAACTTAATCAATTAAAATATTCCATGGCGGATAATATGATTCAATGCTCAATGTCAATCCCGCTTTTTCTGGGCGAAGCGCATTCAATCAGATTCGGCGACCATACGCGCGCCATTTTGCTTCTGGAAAAAGCCATGGCCGACTGCAATAAGATGATTATTTATCTGGAACAGATCAAGGGGATTTATGGAAGCAAACTGGATTTCGACTTGATTGAGGACTTGATAAAAAAATATGCCGAAACCCGGACAAAAATTTTCCGTCTGGAAAAAGCGTGGCAAAAATTCACGCCCCCAATGAAATAAGACCAATAGGACAAGCGCCCCATAAAATAATTTTCAATTTTCAATTCACAATTTACATTAAATTTTCAATGACACAAATTTCAAACAAATATGATTTAGAAGAAAGAACCGCCAAGTTTGGAGAGAGTATTATAGAGTTTTGTATAAAAGCAAAACAGGATGCGATAAATAAACCAATTATAAATCAACTTATAAGGTCGGCTACCAGTATTGGCGCAAATTATATGGAAGCAAATGGTGCAAGTTCAAAGAAGGATTTTGGTAATAAGATTTTTATATGCAAAAAAGAGGCTCAAGAAACCAAACATTGGCTTCGCATGATGACAAAATGCGAACCAGAAAGGCTAGAAGATTTAAGAAAATTATGGAGAGAATGTCAGGAACTAACAATGATTTTTCAAAAAATTAATAATTCTATGAAGAGCAAGAATTGAATCATTGAAAAATTTAAACATTTATTGAAAATTGAGAATTGGAAATTGTAAATTATTAAAATTAATGTTAATGTTAAATAACTATGGAAATAAATATCAAGCGCGAAACGGAGAATATTGAAAGCGAAAACAAGTGGCGGGACTCAAGGCCGAGAATCCGCGAGGTGTCGGTGGGTGTCGGCCTGCCGAAAATGCTTGCCTATTGGTCTACGGTCAGCCGCTGGGCGCTGATTCTTTTCGCCGCGTTGGCGCCGATTTTCTTTCTGCCTTTCACCAATCTGCCGGTGGCCGCCAACAAGGAAATTCTGGTTTTTTCCCTTATCATTATCGCCTTTTTCGCTCTTTTGGGGCGCGTGCTGATAGAAGGCCGCGTTCGCTACCCCGGCCATTTTCTGGCGCTCGCCCTGCTTTTGCTGATTCTGGTCTGGGGCGCGTCGGCGTTTTTCTCGCTCAATCAGTTAACCAGTTTGGTCGGCGCCTGGGCCTCGCCCGACAGTTTTTTCTCGATGCTGGCGTTCGTTATTCTGGCGCTTTCCATCGCGACGACTTTTGATCGTCGCGACATTGTCGCTTCGCTCTTAGTTTTTATCGCTTCGCTTTCGCTGTTGGGGCTTTTTGAATTGCTGCAACTGACCAAGATTTTCATTCTGCCTTTTGAATTCGCCAAAAATTCCGGATTCAACCCCGTCGGCTCCATCAACGATGTCGGCGTTCTGCTGGCTTTCGGGCTGGTGATCGTTTCGGGATTGATGTCCGCCGATTTGTCGGCGCGCGCCAATATGTCGGGAGCGCTGAAAAAATTTCTGGGGCTTTCGGTCGTTATTTTTATTTTGAATTTAGCCATTATTGATTTTTGGGCCATCTGGTTCTGTCGCAAGGAATCAAAGGATCGAATAAATCGATTCCAGGAATACTCCCTTCGCCTCCGGCGAATTCCTCGATTCCTGGAATCGAATTTTCGGAGACCGAATATCAAGGACTTCAATTGGAATATTTTCGGAAAGCGTGGTTGCCCTCGATCATTCTGCTGATCGCTCTGCTTTTCGTTTTCATTCCGTCGCCGCTTTCAAAATTCGTGCAGACGCCGATTGAGGTGTCGCCGACTTTCAGCGCCACTCTGGATATCGGGGTCCAGAATCTATCCGCCGGTCATTATTTGTTGGGCTCTGGCCCCGGAACTTTCGGCTATATTTTCAATCTTTACAAACCGAATGGAATCAATCAGACGATTTTCTGGGCGACGGTTTTCAACGGCGGCGCTTCAGCGATGTTTTCCTGGGTCGGCACCGCGGGTGTTTTGGGGATTTTGGCGCTTTTGCTGCTCATAGCCGCTTTTGTCTGGACGGGCATCGCCGGCACTTCCATCAGAAACGCTTCAACGGGCATTATGAATGTCGCTTCGCAGGCGCTGTTTGTCGGCGTTTGCTATCTGTTTATAATGTGGTTTCTCTATGGCGTTAATTTCACGATCATGGTTTTCGCTTTCTGGGGCATCGGTTTGTTTTTGGCGGCTTCTTTGTTCTTTATGAAAGAAGATAGGTCGAATGAGACCGATAGGACGAATAGGACTTATAAATCAGTGCTGAAAGAACTTCGGATTTTTACTTCGCCGCCGAAAACATTTTTGTTTTCGCTTTTGCTGGTCGGATTGATGGTGGTCTCGATTATCGGGCTTTATTTCGAATCCAACCGCTATATCGCCGAAATATATTTTGCCAAACAGGATTACGCTTCGGCCATAAAATTCTGGCGATACGATGAAAAATATTTCCAGGGATTGTCGCAGAGCGTATTCATCAAATTAAACGACTTGCTGGCCAATAAAGATATCCCGCAGGAAGAAGCCAAAGCGCAATTTCAGGATATCACCACCAGAGCCGTCGCGGCGGCGCAGGAGGCGTTAAGAATCAACCCGCAGAATACTTTCAATAGCGTTTTGATGGGGAATATCTATGAAAATTTGGTTCCGTTTGTCGCCGACGCCGCCAATTTCGCGCTATCTTCTTACGGCGGCGCCGTGGCGCTGGACCCGCAGAATCCGTCGAACTATCTGGCGCTGGCGAGGGTGAAAATCGCGCAAAAGAATTGGGGCGGCGCCGCTTCCGATCTGGAAAAATCCATCTCGCTTAAAAACGATTACGCTCCAGCAAGGTTTTTGCTGGTTCAGGTTTACGACCAGCAGGGCAAACTGGCCGACGCCGTCCGGCGCGCCGAAGAATTGGTATCGCTCAATGTCAACGATGTCGGCGCTCTGTTCCAATTGGGTTTTCTTTATTACAAAAACAGTCAGTTTGATCGGGCCAGGCCGGTGATGGAAAGAATCATTGAATTGTCGCCCAATTATTCCAACGCGAGATATTTTCTGGGGTTGATATATGATAGGGATGCTCAAATGAACCAGTCCTCCTCTGCCAAGGCTACGGAGGATCGGAACAAGGCAATTGAGGAGTTCCGAAAAATTGCCGAGTTGAATCCGGACAATAAAGAAATCGCGCGGATTATTACGAATTTGAAAACCAAAAAGCCGGCGCTCTTTGGCATAACGCCGCCGGCGCCGGCGCCGCAAAACCGGACAGAAGCGCCGGTCCAGGAAGGAGCGAAAGCCCCGGTGCAAAAATTACAAAAATAAACTATTGATTCTAAGAATCAATAGTTTTAGGCGTAAATTTTTGGGGTGTGGATAACTTTTAAGACATTTAAGACATGAAAATTATAACCACTCAGAAAAGCGGACAGTTAGAGGTAATTTTTAAAAATAAAAACTTGGAAGAAAGTTTTGTTGTCGCCAAAGCCGATGAGTTTCTAAATGTCATTGACAAATTTATCGGGAAGCATAAGATATGTCCTATAGGCCGCATAGGACAAATGGGACCAATAGAATTCTACAATGTCGGTCTATTGACGGAAAGAACAATCAGAGTTATTATGCAAGGGCTTTCGTTTTCATAAAAAGTCAGTTTTTATTTTGAGTATATTTTCGTAAAAATTTTTGGATAATCGGCAAAACCTAAACCAAGGGGTTTTTTGTGTTTATGCCAGGAAGTGAAAATATGTTTCAACAAACAAAAAGTTTTGCAAAACAAAAGGTAAAATGGGTTGAAATGCCCAATCTCGTCGCCATGCAGCTCGATTCCTACAAGCGATTTATGGAGCGAGGACTAAAGGAATTATTCGACGAGGCGTCGCCCATCAGCGACTACACCGGCAAAGAACTGGACCTGTATTTTCACGACTACTATTTCGACGAGCCGAAATTTGATGAAATCCAAGCGAAACAAAACGGGCTTTCTTTTGAAGCGCCTCTGCGAGTTCGGTTGGAGTTGGTCAATAAAAAAACCAAAAAATCGAAAGAACAAGAAATATATTTAGGCGACTTTCCCTTGATGACCGATCGGGGAACTTTTATCGTTAACGGCGTCGAGAGAGTCGTGGTCAGCCAATTGATGCGCTCTCCCGGCGTTTTTTTTACGGCTTCATTATATAGAGGGCGGAAATTATTCGGCGCTAAAGTGATACCGAATCGCGGCGCGTGGCTCGAATTCGACACCGACGCCGACGGCGTCATTGGCGTCAAAATCGATCGGAAGCGCAAAACGCCGATAACGGCGCTTCTTCGCATTTTTGCGGCGCATTATGGCAAGGGGGATTCCAATGAAGATTTTTTGAACTTGTTCAAAAAATCTATAGGCCCTATTGGTCCTATAGGGCCAATGGGTGGTCTTGAGGCCACCATAAAAAAAGACCCGACTAAAAACGCGGCGGAAGGGTTTGTCGAAATTTATAAACACTTGAGACCGGGCGATCCGGCGACCGCGGAAAACGCCAAGCAATTGGTGGAAGGCATTTTTTTCAGGAACGATCGCTATGATCTGGCAAAAGTCGGCCGATTCAAAATGAATCAGCGGCTTAACCGTCCCAATGCCGATATCGCCGGCGCGTTGAGCAAGTCCTCGTCCCTTTTAACTTTTGACGATTTACGGGATATTGTCGCCGAAATCATCCGCTTGAACAATACCGAAGACGCCATGCCGGACGATATTGATCATTTGGGCAACCGCCGGGTGCGCTCTCTCGGAGAACTTTTGCAGGCGAAATTGCGCATCGGAATGGCAAGAATGGACAGGATCATTCGCGACCGCATGAGCACCTACGATGTCAATATGCTGACGCCGGCGCAGCTTATCAACGCCCGGCCCCTGATGGCGGCGGTCAAAGAATTTTTCACTTTTTCCCAATTGGCGCAATTTATGGATCAGGTCAATCCGCTGGCGGAACTGGAACATAAA
>Ga0076138_111_pt1 | contig 5046 bp, 9 predicted proteins | sample RifGroC2_FD_67724 | JGI IMG/M metagenome (GOLD analysis project Ga0076138, IMG submission 67724) | Parcubacteria (Azambacteria) bacterium GW2011_GWC2_43_27
TTAGCGCTCGTGCATAGTGAACGACGTTTCCAAGTTGTATAGACCAGAAACCCTCAAGAATCGGGCTATGAGGGTCGCCTTCTCTATCTACAAATGTATGATGTTTGCGGTGCACCGCTACCCATTCTCGCGTTTTTTGTCCTGTGGTAATCCACAAGAAACAACGAAATATCCAAGCCATTGACGGATGCAATGTCAGCGCATAATGCGCCATCGTTCGATGTAGATAGATGGTGGTGCTAAACACCGCTATCTGCGACACAATCATTGCGACACCTAGTGTAAACAGTAGATACATGGTCGAACCCTCCTTTCCTTTTTATTTCTGAAACTAAGAACTAAAATCATTTCTGCTTACCATTATATAATCAATCTGGCGGAACTACTAATCGGTATCTTTTTCTGTCAGAATATGCGTATATGTCTAACTTCATTAGAAGACACGGCGTTTGTTTTAATTTCTATCTATGTTACTCCGAAGGAGATAGTGGATTATATTGGCGTTGAAAACACATACTTTGTCTCTTTTTTGTTGGCGGTGTTTGGCGGACTATCGACTGTAACTGGTATTTCTTTTTTTACTTCAGTAGTGGCCTTTTCAAGCGGGGGCGCGAATCCGTTTTTTCTCGGTCTTTTCGGCGGTCTGGGGATTTTTATCAGCGACGCTATTTTCTTTTTTGTTGCGCGATATAGTGTCCAAGTGTTAAGAGAAAATATCAAGCCTGTTTCTCTGCGGCTTGTTTCTAAAATGGAAAAAGTTTCTCCAAGTCTTATCTTGTTTGGTGTTTATCTTTATATCGGACTCACTCCGCTTCCAAATGATATCCTTATGATTGCTCTCGCGTTTCTGGGCATATCATTTAAACGATTGGCTCCAGTATTATTGGCCGGCAGTGTCACTGTAGTGATGTTGGTAGCCTATTCGGGAGAAATAATTTTTAATTATTTTTTGACTCTGTAGTCTGTCCGTCAAAGTGTTCCGTATCGGTCTCTGCTTCAACTTTGGTTTTGTGAATAACGCCGTCACGGTGATGCGGTGGCATGTAGAGAGTGTAAAGTTTCATGGAGCCGGAGTCGGAGTTCACGATGTTGTGTTTGGTACCCGCCGGAACAATGATAACACTGCCGTCAGTAATGTTATGCGGAATATCGTTTAGAATAGCCGTACCACTTCCTTTCTCCACACGCAGAAACTGATCAACGTCATGCACTTCCTCGCCGATTTCTTCTCTGACAAGAAGCGACATTAGGACAAGCTGGCTATTTTTGTCCGTGTATAAAACTTTGCGAAAATTCTCATTCTCAAGCGAGAGCTTTTCAATGTTTGTGACGTAGCCTTTCATATAGCATGTTATTTATTGATTTTTTCTTCTTTCGTATCGGATTCATCTTGGTATTTTTTACCACACCTTCAAGACGTGGTGGTACGGTCAGATGATTCATCTGACGCAGAAGCTTCTTTTTATCAATTTTATCATGATTTCTCATTTTCTTACTTTTACTTTTATGGCTTTCATATTTACCGATCGTAGAAGTTTTATAACGGTTTTATCGGACACTTGCGAGAATTCTTCATAATACATACCAATAGCCACAAAATTCGGGTCGGGATAAAGACAGATAAAATCATCCACCTCGTCTGCCATCGTAGTCATTGTAATATCCGGAGCCACTGGAACCGCCAGGATAATTTTCTTCGGTTTGTGCGGTCTAAGATCGTTCAATGCTGCCCGGACAGTTAGTCCGGTGGCCAAACCGTCGTCAACGATTATCGCTATCTTTTCCGTCACTTCCGGGATACGAATTCCCTTGAGATACAAACTGTGTCTTCTGCGCGCTTCAATTTGCGCATTCTCAACCAACTCGTCAAACTTATCTTCTCCGATGGCTGATGCCGCTTCTTTGTTTTTTACCACATACCCATTTTGACCGACGGCGGCGATAGCGAACTCTGGAAAGTCTGGGTGGCCTATTTTTCTCGCAGTGAGGATATCAAGCGGCGCGTGAAGAGCACGCGCCACTTCTGCTCCCACCACCACACCGCCGCGGGGCAAAGCATAAACCACCACATCTTCTTTGGCATAATTCTCAAGCCGTTTGGCAAGTCGCTTGCCAGCCTCTTCACGGTTTTTGAATTTTATTTGTGTCATCATTCGTTCTTAAGAGTATCGTTTAAGGCAGAAATTTTCTTATCAAGTTTTTGAACATCTTTTTGTACTTCGCGGAGAACACTTGTTTCGGCATAAATCTCCGCCGCCTCCTTTTCAACCAGTTTCTTTTCTTTTTTGATTCCACTGGTAATAATTTTGTCGCTAATAAAGTGTTCCACGAACGCTCCCGAAAGGAGCAAAATAATAATGCTTGTTATAAGGGTTACAAGTCCCGTCATGAATGAAAATTCGTCGGCCAGAAGCCAAACTCCTCGAAAAAAGAGAACAATGCCGACACCGCTTACGAGACCATAAAGAATCGGTCGTTTGCTCAAGGAAAAGCGAATTTTATCCTCTAAAACATCAAAAAACTTAAGAAAGGTCTTCATATTTTATTTTTATTACCACTGTTTAAGGAATAGTGATTATTTTATTTTTATACTCTTGAAAAATTTACCCTTATGAGCCATCTGGTTCATGAATCGACCGGTTTTGTTATTAATCTTAGTAAAGCGCTTATTGTGTCCGCTGAATACCTGCGAGCGATTTCTGATTATACCTTGACGACCCCTACCTTTTGATCCATTTTTTGCCATGGTTTTAGTATACCAACGTTCTTTATCTAATCCCAGTGTTTAATGTGCGTGCATTTCACCTTGGTTATTTGACATTTACATATTTTTAGTTATAATCTAGCCAGATTTGTAGTAAAAATGACGAACTAACGCGATAGGAGGATACAGTGTCAAAACCAAGTTGTTTGATGGCCGTAATGCCGGATGGTTCTGGTTTAACAGTAAGGGTGGTGAGCGACAAAGTAATTGCGAATGTACGTGAAATTCACCACTATTTTGAAGAGGAATGGGAAGGGCCAATGTTTGAGGTGTATGAGAAGGTTTTTAGCCAGGAGTTCGATTTTTCTGGCGGAACTAGTTCGTGGACGGATCATGCGAACTGGTTTCAAAAAATTTGCGGAGCCAATTGTAAGATTAGCCCAAAAGCTCGCTACGCAAAGCGAGGCATACGACCGAGCCACGGCTTAGATTTGGTGAGTGAAAGGGGGAGCAAAGCTCCCCCTTCTTTTTTTATTTATAAAAACGAAAGCCGCCCGCGAAAGCGCTCGGCTTTCGGGGGCGGATGCACTTTCCCAGTGGTTAGAGTTAGTCTAGCCAGTAGGCATCTTGCCATTTCCATATATGTTTACCCGTTGAGGTGTTTCGGCCCACTCTTCTCCATAGACGAACCCATTTTACAGTCCGAAAACACTTGGTTTTAGTCACTTGATGAATTTCGTCTTGCTTGTAGGAACTCTTGGTGGGTAGTGTTTTGGGCCAAAAGGGAAATCCTTCCATGTTTTGATGCCCAGCCCAAGATGAGGTGACGCTTTCTAATAACATCGTTGATCCCCCTTTCTTTACTGTACTCTTTCCTTCTGTAACCTAAATTACTCTAAAATAAGATTATGTCAACAATTTGTTTTTCCCATATCGATTCAAAACTTATTTTTAGTACGCTCAATTTGTTCAGAAAAAGTAAGTTTTGTGTAATTTCTTCCATCAGAAAAGTATATCAAAAATAGGGAAGTTGAGGATTATAAAAATAGGAACCGCCACATTTCTCGCATGTGGCGGTTCTCCAACTGGGGCGAATCTTCTGATTTCACTACCTACCCTCTTTTTTACAGAGCTCATCATCAATCCGCCCGAATTTTTCCTCGGCGCCTGGGTGGCGCCTGTACCACCGTCGATCCGACCAGATCGCTACCATTAGGCCGACGATAGCGATCCCGTAAATTATACCGACGATTACCAGCATGCTCATTACTCTTCTCCTCTCATGTAAATTTGTTCTCTCTGTGCCCGTTATACCAAATATATTACATATGTCAAGGTTGGCTTGATGGAATAACATCAAGATATGGCATACACATCAAATCCAAATGTTCCTAAGATTAGACAAGAGGCAGCTCAGTTAGTTCATAGGGGTTGGAGTGCAAGGAAAACAGGTAGATATCTCGGATATCATCACACCACTATCATGGATTGGGTAAGATTATCTAAAAAGATCGGTTATCATCCTATTCCAACAAAATCATCGAGACCAAAATCTCATCCAAGGAGACTAGGTTTAGAGATTGAGAACAAAATCATTGAGATTAGAAGAAAACACAATCGCTATGGGAAAGCGATATATAAAGAGCTGGAGAATTTAAAAATCAAAGTCTCTCTAGCTTCAGTGAATAGAACTTTAGACAGGTATGGATACTTAAAGAAGAAATCTCCATGGAAAAGATTCCACCCTCATGTAGACCGTCCAGAAGTGCTTAAACGAGGGGATTTAGTACAGATTGATACTATTCATCGAATGGTTAGTGAGAAGAAAAGATTGTACGTTTTCTCTCTTATAGATGTTTATTCAAGAGACACTTACGCCAAAGCTTACGAGCACATGAATGCTGCTACCAGTTTAGAGTTCGTGAGAGAAGCGGAACTAGAAATGGGATTCCATTTCCAGATGATTCAGTCAGACAGAGGACCCGAGTTTGGTAGATGGTTTGTTTCTCATATCAGGAAATCACATCGTTATTCAAGAATCGGCAAACCAAATGATAATGCTCACGTCGAAAGATTCAACAGAACACTTCAGGAAGAATGCTTGGATAAAGTTTCCAACGCTGTCTCTAAAATCAATCGAGCTTTAAAAGGATACTTACGCTATTATAAATACGAACGGCTACATGCCGGAATTAATTTCTTAACTCCCTCTCAGGTGGTGTGAAGGTATTGGAGACTAAACGGGTTGGTATAAATGTTGCCAGACGTGTGGTCACAGCGATATAATAATGAAGATTATTAGTATCTAATAATAATATATGTCAAGAAAAGTCGCCGATTGT